>Michael_p2__coassemble_2870_pt1 | contig 8604 bp, 10 predicted proteins | sample Michael_p2__metabat2_low_PE_032 | metagenome-assembled genome bin Michael_p2 | reverse complement strand
CCATTCTAAGAGTAGTTGATTTTGCACAACCAGAAGGTCCTACAAATACCATAAACTCTCCATCTTTAATATCTAAGTTAATTCCATGTACTGCTTTAAACCCATTTGGATATGTTTTTTCTACTTTTTTTAGTACTACTTCAGCCATATTCCCTCCGTATTATCTGATAATTAATTTAGGATATAAACCAACATTATAAATTTCATCTAATTTAATATCTTTTGTAATTTTCTCTAATAATAAATTCACCCCTTTTTCTGCTAACAATTCCATAGGCTGTTCCACACTTGATATTTGAAGAACTTTTGAAATTAGTGTATTATCAAAAGCTACTAATTCTTTATCTCTTAAATCAATCCCTATTTTTTTAGCTTCTTCTAAAAAAATAAAAGCTATGGTATCACTTGAGAAGAAAAAAGCCTCACATGAGAAATTCAACTTATTTACTTTCTTACTAATAATTTCTCTTAAATTTTTTCCTAAATTAAATGTGATATTGTCTTCTATATTATTAATTTTATTTTCTGAATTTATTTCTTTTAAAAATCCCTTATACTTTTCTGATTTTTCCTCCCCTATATATGCAACTTTTTTAAATTTTTTATCCTTAAAATACTTAGCAACTTGTATACCACCTATTGATAATACTGTATAAAAACTATCTGTCCATTCTATATTTTCATTCAATACTATAAAAGGACATTTATTTTTTTTCAAAAATCTCAAATTTTTTAAAGACACTGGTGCACATATAATTCCATCTACATGCCTTGTTAATAATTCTTTAAAATGATATTTCTCAATAAGTTCGTCATCCTCTGAATTCATAACTATTATGCTATATCCTCTTTTTCTTGCCTCTTTTTCCACATATCCAACCATTTCTAAGTAGTATGGATTTTCAAACCCAGCTGATACAAATCCTAAAATTTTTGCACTTTCTCCTCTCATAATTTTTGCATTTATATCTGGTAAAAACTCATTCTCTTCTATACATTTCAGTACCTTTTCTCTCACTTCTTTTTTTACATGTGGGTGATTACTTAGTACTCTTGAAACTGTTGATTGCGATACATCTGATAAAATCGCAATATCTTTCATTGTTAATTTTCGCATAATTCCTTCTTTCTTTTGCATACGTATTCAATTTTATAAAAAAAAATCATATTTTTTTTATAAAGTCAAGATGTTTTTCACATATTTTATTCTTTTTTAGATTTAAAAGTATAATTATAAAACAAAAATAATTTTATAGACAAATAAAAAATAGCAATTACAAGAGTACTGATACCCTCATAATTGCTATTTACTAAACAAATATTAATAGTCTTCTAATCTTCTATGATGATTTATTTTTTCTATTCCAGGTGTGAAATCATAGTCAGCACCGCTATTTTCTATTACTTTTAATACTTTTTTAGCTTTTGAAACGTTAGCCATATTTAACACAGTTCTTTGACGATTATTTTTTATATCTACATCTCCGCCAAATTCTAGTAATAGCTCCATTATTTCTCCAAGATCCTTTTGTGCAGCTATATGTAGAGGAGTATTTCCCTCTTTATTTTTTGTGTTAGGATCAGCACCATTATATAATAACGTGTCCACAAAATCAAATTTTTCCATATCTACACAATGATGTAAAATGGTATTTTTATTTTCATCAACCTCTTCCATTGTGTCCATATCTAAATTGTCTTTAAACCCTTCTAAGTCATTTTCTACAACAAATTTTAAAAGTTCCATTTTGCCTTCTGTAAATAATCTCCTTTTATTTTTTATTATATAATCGTTTATTTAATAATCCTATAACTATCTTTTAATGACCACTCTCCTCAAGATACACTGGTGGTTCTATCTCCAATTTACATTTTTTACCTTTTACAGCTTCAATAAGAACAAGATTTGAATTTTTTTCTCTTGAAAAATGCACAAATCTTACCCTTTTTAAAGAAAAACCACTATCTTCTAGAACTCTACATATCTCAGTAAATCTATAACTTCGATGTATTAAAGTAAAAGTGCCAATTGGCTTTAATAGTCTTTTTGCATTTTTTACTAATTCTTCAAGAGTTAATTCAACTTCATGTCTTGCTATTGATTTACTTATATATTCATTTTGTTTCTTTCCATCTATTTTCATATATGGTGGATTAGAAACTATATAATCAAAGGTATTCCCTTGAGGATACCTCTTGATATCACAATTATAAATTTTTATTTTATTTTCTAAATTATTTAATGCTACATTTCTTCTAGCTAAATCACAGCTTTGATCTTGAATATCTATTCCTGTAATATCATTACCTTTTTCTTTAATAGCTATTAATATAGCTATTATTGCTGTTCCTGTTCCTATATCTAAGACTTTGCCCAGTTTAGTTGGTAAAAAGAAATCTGCTAAAAGTACTGCATCTACCGAAAATCTAAAGCCCTCTTTTTTTTGTATAATTTTATAGCCATTTTTTAAAATAGTTATATCTTCATTACACTCTAACATAAATTATTCCTTTTCAAGCTCTTTGTGTTCTAATTCTTCAGCAGTTTTTTCATTTTTTAATTTATTAGCTTCTTTTTTATTAAATTTTACTTCATGAAGCTCAAACTTCATTATTCCTTTATCTACAACATCTACAAATAAATAACCACTTAATGGACTGATACTAATTACTTTTCCATCACCTTTATCAGTTCGTACTTGTTGATTTACAGCTGGATATTTTCTCAATACTTCTTCATATTGAGCATATTCATAATTAATACAACAAAGTAATCTTCCACATACTCCTGATATCTTAGCTGGATTAATTACAAGTCCTTGATCCCTAGCCATTTTTATAGAAACTGAATCAAATTTATTTATAAAAGTTCTACAACAAAGTTCTTTGCCACATATCCCAATAGTTCCTAATATTCTAGCCTCATCTCTAACACCTATCTGTCTTAGTTCTATTCTTAATCTAAAAATATTAGCTAAATCTTTTACTAAATCTCTAAAATCAATTCTACCTTCTGCAGTAAAATAAAATATTAACTTAGTTCTATCAAATGTATATTCAGTTTCAACTAACTTCATAGGAAGCTTATGATTATTTATTCTTTCCTTACAAATACTATGAGCTTTAGCTGCTTGCTCCTTTAGTTCTATATATTTTGCTAACTCTTCCTCGTCAGCTTTTTTTATAACTGGTTTTAACGGTAAAACAAGTTCAGCTTCTGGAAGCATTCTTGCTTCACCATAAACAACACCTAGTTCTTTTCCTCTAACTGTATCAACAATTACTTTGTCACCTTTTTTATATACACTATCATCTGTAACTTCAAAATAGTATCTTTTCTTTGTAACTTCAAACATAACACCTAAAACTTTATAAAATTTAGGTGCTATATTTTCAACTTTTTCTTCTTTTACTTCTATTTCAACTAATTCATTTTGTTGCTCTATATTTGAATTTGTCATCAATTCCTCCTATTCTCACATCAAGCCCTCTTCTAAAAAACTATAGTAACTATCTCTACTTATAATTATGTGGTCTAAAACCAATACATCTATTAAATTTAACGCATCTTTCATATGTTTTGTTAGTTTGATATCTGCATTAGATGGTTTTATATTTCCAGAAGGATGGTTGTGAGCAAAAATAACTCCTTTAGCCTTGTGCTCTATGACCTTTTGTACTATTTCTCTTGGATAGACAGCACTTTTGTCTATTGTACCACAAAAAAGTTTTTCTGTCGCTACCAATTTATTGGCATTATTTAAAAATAATATTAGAAAATTTTCAATATGTGAATAGGCTATCTTTCCCTTAATATAGTTTACTAATACATCTTTTGTTTTTATAACTAAATCCTCATTAAATATACTTGTATTTTCTAACTTAGTTTTGCACATACCAATAACTAGATCTCCAATAAGATTTAAAAAAACAACACTTTGGTTTCCTAACCCTTCAATTTTATTAAGATCTTTAGCATGAAAAATATTAAATAAACTATTATGATTTTTCAATAATTCTTTAGCAATATTTTTCACATCTTTTCTAGGAATTGCATATGTCAATAATAGCTCTAATACTTCATAATCATTGAAACTTTCTATTCCGTTTTTTACATATCTATCTCTTAGACGTTTTCTATGACCTTTTGCCAAACTATTATCTATCAATTCCATTCCCTCCTAAATGTATTATTTACTAAATAAATCGTATACCTCAGTCGGTTTTTTCATTGTATTAATTATATCTATAGCACACTCTAACATTGGATATGTTAAAACTGCTCCTGTTCCTTCTCCTAAACGCATTTCCATATTTAAAAAAGCTTGTTTTCCAATCTCATCTAAAACTATTTTCATTCCTGGTTCTTCACTCATATGAGTCGCTAAAATAAAATCTTTCACAAGCGGTTCTATTTTATAAGCTACTAGTGCCCCAACAGCTGAGATAAATCCATCTACTAACATAAGTTTTCTATATTTTACACACCCTAAATACATTCCAACCATACAAGCTATATCTAGTCCACCTACGTGTGCTAGTACATCTATTGGATCCATATCAAAAGTATTATACTTTTCACATGATTCCACTATTATTTTCTTTTTCTTTATAAGACCACTATCAGAAAGTCCACCGCCTCTTCCTACAATACTATCTATATCTTTTTTAGTAAATGAGTACAACACAGCAGAACTTGTTGAAGTATTTCCTATTCCCATCTCACCATTAGAAAATACTACTATGCCATCTCCTTTTTCTTCTATAAGATCCATTCCAACTTTAATAGCTTTTAGGCATTCTTCTCTTGACATTGCTGGCTCTTTATAAAAATTATTTGTTCCTTTTTTTACATTCTTTCTATAAAGATTTGGATATTCTCTTGGAATAGAACTTGCTATTCCAATGTCAACTAAGTTAAATTCCACTCCTAATCTTTTAGTCAAAATACCAATTGCAGCAATTTTATTTAACATAGCTTCCGAAACAATCTTAGTGTATTCAATAGGACAAGAAGAAATTCCTTCTTCTATAACTCCATTATCTGCCGATGCTACTATATGACATTTTTTTTCAATCTGTTTTACTGGATATCCATATATCCCAGCCATTTGTATAGCTATTTTTTCTAATATACCAAGACTTCCTTGAGGCTTCATTTTGCTATCCAACTCTTTTTTAGCTAGCAAAACAGCCTCTTTATCAAGTCCAGAAATATTTCCTAACATTTTTTTTATATCTTGTTTCACACTTATCACCCTATATATTTAATCCTGTTAATACCGGAAATCCATCACAGAAGTCTATTACTACTATTCCACAATTATTAACAGAGTAATTCCAATAACTCTTTAATCCAGTTGATAAATACCAACTTAAAATACAACCAATTATTCCCCAATGAGTTACTATCAAATTATCCTTGTTCAAGTCTAAAGATTCGATAAAAGAAACTGCTCTTTGCTGCATCTCTTTTGGACTTTCTCCTGTCTCAAAATTATAGTTTTCCCAATCTTCTTCGCTTTGCTTACACTCTTTAGGATATTTATTTTTTATCTCTTCATAAGTTAGTCCTTCAAAGATACCAAAATCTATTTCCTGTAGTCTACTATCATAAATTATTTCTTTATTTTTATAATTTATAATATCAGCAGTAGTCGCTGCTCTTTTTAAATCACTAGAATATATATTATCATAATTAAATGATTTTATTTTTTCTCTTGCTGTTTTAGCTTGTTTCTTTCCTTGTTCAGTAAGCTCAGGATCAAGTTTTCCAAAAAATAAACCATCGGCATTCATTTGAGTTTGTCCATGTCTTACTATTATTAATTTACCCATTTATGCACTCTCCCTTTCTAAATTAAAGTAAATTTAAATACCACATATATTAGAAATATTGCTATAATTTCAGAAAGTTCTAGCACAGCTCCTAAAGTATCTCCAGTTATTCCCCCTATTTTTCTAGTAATCAATTTTGCAAATCCATATCCTAATACCATCAATATTGGAATAGCCACTAATATTTCATAAGGAAGTGAAAAGAAACGACATACTCCCCATACAAATGCCCCTGTCAAAATTGTAGATATTAAAACACCAGTTCCATTAGTATGATCTACAAAAGTTTTTCCCATACCAGTAGGTCTTGCATAAGGTGCTGAAGCACAATTTATAACACTGTTTAATCTAGCCATAACAGGTGCTATTAGTAAAATAACTCCAGATGGTATTCCTATAAATACTTCTATCTCGTATAATATTGCTATTTTAGTTATAAAATAAAGAGTTAAAACTAGTCCACCATTTGTCCCTAATCTTGAATCTTTCATTATTTCAAGCATTTTTTGTTTACTTCTATAGCTAAAAATACCATCAAACGTATCTGCAAGTCCGTCAAGATGAAGTCCTCCAGTTAGTATTGCCTCTATAATAACTAATATAACTACCATTACCATTGGAGAATATATTATTGTTTTTGCAAATAATAAGAAAAATAAAAAATTAATAATTCCTATAACCATTCCAACTATTGGAAAAAATTTCATACTTTTCCCTAATTTGTCAGAATCAAATTCTGGTTCAAATCCCATTGGTAATCTAGTCATAAATCTAAAAAGTAAAGCTAATCCGTTCATCTATGTTCCTCCTAGTTATTTTAACTTCATCATCATTCCAGACACTACAAAATATGCTTCTCTTGAGTACCCAGCAACTAATTGATTCATTCTTCCACAAATATCTCTAAAATGTCTTCCTAAAGCATAAGCTGGAACTAATCCCATTCCCAACTCATTTGATACAACTACTGTATCCATATCTATACTCTTTAGGTATTCTAATAAAGTTATAACTTCTTTTGTAATTGATTGTTCTAACTTTTCAACTTCTTCATTACTTACATGGTCCCAATCATAATCTTTTTCCATTATCATTAAATTTGTAACCATATTTGTTAAGCAATCTAATAAAATAACTCCACCTGCTTTTACATGTGGTTTTATTTGTTCTACTAGATTTTTATAGCCCTCTATAGTAATCCAGTTTTCTCCACGCTGTTCTTTATGTTTTTGTACTCTGGCTTTCATTTCATCATCAAAAGCAATTGCTGTAGCTATATATATTTTATGCTCATAATTACGCATAAAGATATATCTTTCAGCTTGTGTACTTTTTCCACTTCTTGCTCCACCTGTAAAATAAACTATTTTTCCCATCATTTCACTTCCTAATTCTATTTCAATGTTTTAATTATATCATAAATACATTGCTTTGAGTATAGGATAATTATCCTTATTTCCGACTATATACCTACTTTTATTTTCTATTAATATAAGAATTATATAATAATCTTTAAAATTTAATTAAACATCCTTTAAACTAAAAGATTAATATTATGAAAAAATAGTTTTTAATAATACATCTTATGTTTTTATTCAATAATTATTATTTACTTATTTTTTATTTAACAAACTACATTCAATATCAAAGGAAACAATCTTCATCTTCTTTCCATACCACACCTAAAGTATCCTCTACAAAATAATTATCATTGATAAATTTTATTATACATATCGAATCTTCATCTTTTTTAATAACTTTTTTAATTCATTAGTCAATCTTAACAGGCTACTTGGAGTTATTTGTCCTTTGAATACTGATCTTTGATAATGTGATAAATATTTTTTACATACTTTAAATACTTTATTGACTCTTTGTTCATTAACATCATAGAACAAAAAAATATTTAAAAGAGTCGTAAAATTGACTCCATATTTCTCCTTCTACTGCCATAATTTCTTTAATTTCACTACAATTTTCAAGTCTTTTTTTAACATCTAAATTGAGCCAATCCAAGTAATCTTTCAATTCAGTTTTCCCATATCTATAATAGTGATACAAAACACAATAAATATTTATTGCTATTTCATTAACTATTCTTTTGGCTATTTTTTCTTTAAACTCATTATAACATTCTACTTGTTTTATTGTTAATTTTCCACTAATATGTTTTTCTCGCGAATAAAAACTTCCTAAATAATTGCAATAATAATCAAAAAAATGTAATATTATTCCATATTTACCTAATAATCCAAAAAGTTTTGTGTTCATACTGATTTCTTGCAATGCATATATTTCCTTAGTGTTTTCTATTGGAATATACACTTGACGTCCCTCGGTCTTAAAACATAACGAATTGTCTTTTCTTTCTAAGCTTCCTATACTCATTATAATTCTTGTAGATGTTTTTAAATTTTGCATTTATTATTCTTTTCTACTTCTGGAACTCGATTTGTTTCTAAAAATCTTTTTAAATCAGTAATTAAATGCTCTAATTGTTCTTTTTCTTCATCATCTAATAAAACTTCTACTATTTTTCTACTCTGCTTATTTTTTTCAATTACTTCAATTTTACCTTTTTTTATAATACCCTTACTTTTAAGAACATATAAATAGTATAAAACTTGTGCCTTAGCGGCTTCTAAATCAGCATCAGATTTTTTTATTTCCACAAGATATTCTTTTCCAATTTTATCTAACTTTATATTTTCAATAGAAATTTCCTCAGTATTTTTTTCTTCATGTACTGCTTTTCCAATTTTTACA
>Michael_p2__coassemble_2602_pt1 | contig 9715 bp, 8 predicted proteins | sample Michael_p2__metabat2_low_PE_032 | metagenome-assembled genome bin Michael_p2 | reverse complement strand
TATTTGTACATTATTATAATTGTATAACAAATTAGAACGAATCTATTAAAAAATAAACAAAAATCACACAATTATAATAAAAATTTATCTAAACAACTTGTGTTATAAAATATTTTTAATTTAAGGAGTGATTACTTTGGGTAAGAAAAAGAAGCGAGAGTTTCCTACGGCCTTTACAGTACTTTTTATTATTTTGATTTTTGCAGCAATCCTTACTTATATTGTGCCATCAGGTAAATTTTCAAGATTAACTTATGATGGAACAACTAAAGAATTTATAATAACAGATCAAGATGATTCTACAAAAACAGTACCAGCAACACAAAATGTATTAAATGATTTCCATATTCAACTAGAGTTATCAAAATTTGAAGATGGAACAATTAAAAAGCCAATTGCAATACCAGGAACTTATACTAGAATAGAGCAACATCCACAAGGGTTATTAGATGTTATTAAAGCTCCAGTTATTGGAGTTATGGATTCAGTTGATATTATGATATTTGTTTTAATTCTTGGAGGAATAATAGGACTTGTTAATAAAGTTGGAGCTTTTGATGCAGGTATAGCAGCACTTTCTAAAAAGACAAAAGGAAAAGAATTTATTTTAGTTGTATTGGTTTTTGCTCTTACAACTTTAGGTGGGACAACTTTTGGACTAGCAGAAGAAACAATAGCATTTTATCCTATATTAATGCCAATATTTTTAATAAGTGGATTTGATGCAATTACATGTATAGCAGCAATATATATGGGATCATCAATAGGAACAATGTTTTCTACTGTAAACCCATTTTCAGTTGTTATAGCATCAAATGCTGCAGGGATAAGTTTTACAACAGGATTAACTTATAGAATAATAGTACTTATCATAGGATCTATAATAACTCTAGCTTATATGTATTGGTATACTGTTAGAGTAAAAAATGATCCTACAAAATCTTTAGTTTATGAGGAAAGCCCAGCAATAAGAGAACGTTTCTTAAAAGATTATGATCCAAATGTAGTTATTGATTTTACAACAAGAAGAAAATTAATAATTTTAATATTTAGTGTAGCTTTCATAGTTTTAGTTTGGGGAGTTTCTTTAGGTGGCTGGTGGTTTGAAGAGATGTCAGCACTATTTTTAGGTGTGGCAATTGTCATCATGCTAATCTCAGGACTTTCTGAAAAAGATGCGGTAAATACATTTGTAGCAGGTGCAGCAGACTTAATAGGAGTTGTTTTAACTATAGGACTTGCAAGAGCAATAAATATAGTTATGGACGATGGAATGATATCAGATACACTACTTTACTATTCAATTAATATGATTACAGGAATGAGTGGACCATTGTTTGCTATAGCACAACTTGGAGTTTTCTCTTTCTTAGGATTCTTTATTCCTTCATCATCAGGACTTGCAGTTCTTACAATGCCTATAATGGCACCTCTTGCAGATAGTGTTGGACTATCAAGAGAAGTTGTAATAAATGCGTATAACTGGGGACAAGGATTGATGTCATTTATAACTCCAACAGGACTTATATTAGTTACATTAGAAATGGCAGAAACAACATTTAATAAATGGTTGAAATATATATTACCACTGATGATTATAATGGGTATTTACTCTATTATAGCACTTGTGATAGGAACATATATATAGAGGTGAGAATAACATAATTAAGAAATAAGGTGAGTATATTGAGAAAATTAGAAGGGTTAAAACCAGAAAGAGTATTCTATTATTTTGAAGAAATTTCAAAAATTCCAAGGGAATCATATAATGAAAAAGAGATAAGTGATTATTTAGTTGAATTTGGAAAAAGATTAAATTTAGAAACTTATCAAGATAAACATTATAATGTGATTTTAAGAAAAAAAGGTTGTGAAGATTTACCAGCTGTTATCCTTCAAGGACATATGGATATGGTATGTGAAAAAGAAAATGAAAGCAACCATGATTTTAAAAAAGATCCTATTAAATTAGTAGTAGATAAAAATATATTAAAAGCTGATAAGACAACTCTTGGTGGAGATAATGGAATAGCTCTAGCAATGGGGATGGCAATATTAGAAGATGAGTCTATAAAAAATGGAATAGAACTACTTGTTACAACATCTGAAGAAGTAGATTTAAATGGAGCACTATCACTAGAGCCAAATTTACTAAAAGGTAAAATGCTAATTAATTTAGATTCTGAAGATGAAGGAATAGTAACTGTAGGATCAGCTGGTGGAGTAGAAATAGATATAGCATTACCAATTACAAAACATGAAGTGCCACATGCAAGTGTATATACTCTAGTACTTGATAAATTACAAGGTGGACATTCAGGAACTGAGATTAACCAAAATAGATGCAATGCTAATAAAATTATGGCAGAGTTATTAGAGAAATTATCAAAAGATGATAAATTTACATTGGTAGAAATAAGTGGTGGAAGCAAGGATAATGCAATTCCTAGAAGAGCTAAGGCTGTAATAGCTTCTAATGAAAATATGGAGGATAAAATTATTATAGCTTGTAACAAGCTTAAAGAAAAATATATTAAGTTAGAGCCAGAGATTCATTTTGAAGTAGAAACAACAATAGGAAAAAATATCATAGCAATTTCTAAGGAAAGTTTTAAGAAATATTTGAAAATTATAAAAGAATTACCAACTGGTGTTAATACTATGATGAAAGAATATCCTGAAATAGTTGAATCTTCAGATAATTTAGCGATAGTAAAAACATTAGATGACTGTATAAATATTATAATCTCTTTAAGAAGCTCAGAGCCTAGTGTGCTAGAAGAACTAAAAAATAAGATTTCTAATATTTTAAAAGACAATGAAGCTGAGTTTGAATTTTCAGCAGGATATCCAGAATGGAGATTTAGAGCAGATTCTAAATTAAGAGATAAGGCTTTAGAAGTTTATAAAAAGATGTATAATAAAGATATGAAAGTTGAAGTTATTCATGCTGGGCTTGAATGTGGAGCAATTTCACAAAATTATAGTGATATTGACTTCATAAGTATTGGTCCAAATTTGAGAGAAGTTCATACTCCAAGTGAATATCTTGAAATTGATTCAGTAGAAAGAGTATATAATTATCTAATTGAATTAATAAAATCTTTATAGAAATTTAAATAAATTTGGTGTTGATAAAATCAGCACCATTTTTTATATAAAAAAATAGCCCTGATATCAATCAAGGCTATTTAAGATATATGTAATTAAAGTTTTTAGTTGTCTATTCCTAAAATATCAACAATTATATTTTTATAAAGAATTGCTTTAGCACCGTAAATTGCTTGAATACCACCACTAATTTCTAAAACATCAGTAGCACCTATCTTTTTAAGTTTATCTTTATTAACTTTTTCAGTAGATTTTACAGAAACACGAAGTCTAGTAATACATGCATCAACTTCTTCAATATTTTCTGCACCACCTAAAGCTTCAATGATTTCAATAGCATCTTCTTTTAATGTTTCTTTAGTAGTAACTTTTACATCTTTGCTGTCATCTAAAATATCGTCATTTTCTCTTCCTGGAGTAGGAACGTTAAATTTTAAAATACAGAATTTGAATACGAAATAGTATACAAATGCCCAAACAATACCAAATGGAATTTCTAAAATCCAGTTAGTTTTGTCATTTCCTTGGAATACTCCAAATAGTAAAAAGTCGATTATTCCACCAGAGAATGTATTTCCTATAGAGATTTGAAGAATATCTGCTATGAAAAATGAAATACCATCTAATATAGCATGGATTACATATAGCCAAGGAGCAACGAATAAGAACATAAATTCAATAGGTTCTGTAATTCCAGTGATGAAACTTGTTAGTGCAACTCCTAAAAATAATCCTTTATATTTATTTTTTTTATCAGCAGGAACGCAGTGATACATAGCTAAGCAAGCAGCTGGAAGTCCAAACATCATTGTAGAGAAACGTCCTGCAAAGAAACGAGTTCCTTCAGTGAAAAGTCCAACATGATTTGGATCAGCAAGTTGAGCAAAGAATATCTTTTGAGCTCCTTCTACCATGTGACCTGCTACTTCAGCATGTCCACCAAGGGCAGTATACCAAAATAGTGGATAAATCATATGATGTAATCCTACAGCTCCACAAAGTCTCATTAAGAATCCATATAAAAATGTTCCAATAGGACCAGCCTTAGCAATTACGTCTCCTAAGTTTATGATTATTTGTTGGAATGGAGGCCAAATTATATAAAAGATAGCTCCAATAAAAATACTTGCAAATGAAGTAACAATAGGGACAAAACGTGATCCACCAAAGAATCCTAAAAATTGTGGTAATGAATATTTTGATATTTGTTGTGTAGATAACCAGCAACAGAACCAACAGCAATAGCCCCAACTACTCCAGTATCAATAGCATTTCCACTTGGATTGAAAATACTAAGAAGAGTAGAAATAGTTCCATTCATAATTAAAAATCCAACTACTCCTGCAAGAGCTGCTGTACCCTTGTCTTTTTTAGCAAGCCCAATACATAATCCTACACATAAAAGTAGCGCCAAGTTTCCAAATATAATATTTCCAGCACCAGTCATCACTTTAAATATACCTTGTAATATAGGAATATCTAAAAAAGGATAAGTTGCAACTGTTGTAGGGTTAGATAGTGCTCCACCTATTCCTAACAGAAGTCCTGCTGCTGGCAAGATAGCAATAGGTAACATAAATGCTTTACCTATTTTTTGCAATTGTTTAAACATATACAAACCTCCGTTTAATATTTATAGTTAAAATTATTTATGCTAATATAGTTATTTTATACTTTATGTAAAATATAAAAAAATATTGATGATTTTTAAAAGAGAAATAGAGATTTTTTCCATTATAATTCATGACATCAACAAAGTCAATCAAAACTTTTTTAGTATAAAATGTATGTATTATATTTTAAAATAGAAGATATTTAATATTAAAAAAACAGAACAAAGTTTAGTTGTTCTGTTTTTAAAAATTATCTTACTTTTTTTAGTTCTTTTTCAGTAACAAACATTGAGATGTTTCTATTTTGTATTAGTAGTCCGTCAGCTTTTCTTTTTAGTGTTATTATTTGCTTTCTATCAACATCAAAAATCCCATTTCTTTCAAACTGTCCTATTGTTGTAGTTGTACCTATTTTAAGCATAGCTTTTAAAACATCTTTTTTTCTCATAGTAAAAGATATTTTAGGAAATACAGCTTTAAATCTAATATTGCTATCTTTATCATAAGTTTTAATAGCAGTTAGATATTTTTTGCCGTGATCTTGTACAACTCCACCGAATGCAAATATTGACATAGATAAAAATAAACACAGTAATAGTTTTTTCAAAATGTAACCTCCTTAATAAAACAATAGTAAATTTATCCAGTATTTTATCATATTTTATAAAAAGTTACAATTAGAATTTAGTGTAAATATTTTGAAGATATTATATTTAATTTTTATATTTGGTACTATTAAATACTATTAAAATTGTCATTGTGTAAATATATCTGATATAAAAATATAAACATTATTTATATAAAAATCAAAAAGTTAGCAAAAATTTATTTGTGTTTTAAATAAAAACATATAATAGATGTTAAAATTTTGTTATTTTTTAGAAATATATTGGTAATCACTAGGAGTATCAATATCTAAAAACTCATCATCATATGGAAAATCAACAAGGGATATAGTTGGAGTATTTTTTATAATATTTTTTCCTCCTCGATCGCCTTCTAAGTTTAAAAGTTCTTCTTTTTTATTAGCTGGAAAGAACACAGGGGAAAATCTATTTCCACAACTAGTAGGAATTGTGATATATCCATATTTTTCAAAGTTATAGTATAGTTTTTCAATAGTGTATGTAGATAACAAAACTTGGTCAGCAGGAAAAAAGACATATCCTTTTCCAGTAGAATTTAAAACTCCTAATTTAATACTTTCACTTTGACCTAGTGATGCTAGTTTATTATCAATATATTTAAAATTAAATTTTTGAGTTATATTTTCAGTCCATGGTTCTCTTCCACATACAATAACTTCATAAAAATTAGAAAGCTTTATTTTATCAAGTATATTTTCAAGTAGGGAAACTCCGTTATAAAGAAGTTTTATTTTATTTTGACCCATTCGTTTTGAAAATCCAGATGCCATAACAATTGCAGATACAGGAACAAAGGGATAAATAATTCCCTCTTTTACACTGCCTAAAATAAGTTTAGGGGCAAAGTTATTTTGTGTAAGTGTGTTACAAGTAGCAATAGCCAAAGAAAATTTATCTAAAAGATTTTCTCCATCAATACCATTAAAGAAAATATATTTATCTTTAGTTTGTGAATTTTTAAAATATTGTGCTTTTGATATATATTCAACAAGAAAATCTTTAGAGATATTTTGATAAATATAGTTAGAAAATTTATCTGCAAAAAGTTCAAATCTATGTATATTTTCATTAGTTAATTTATTATTTAAAATATCCATATTAACTACACCGATTATTTTATTAGAAAAGGAAGGGATACAAGGTTCAAATTCACTCCACTCTTTAAGCAGTTTTTCTTTAGCTCCATCACCTTCTATTAAAATAAAGTCAAAATTATTTTTTAATCTATTTATTTCTTCATAACTAAGTCCATGAAGTTTATTATCTACTATTTTTTTTCCGGCAACAAAAATATTTTTATTACTTCCTTTGAAAGTAAAGTTAGATAATAACAGTTCTTCAAATAGATTATATTGAGGTACATATATTTTAGTAGTGGATGTAACTAATACTTTCCCAAGTGTAGATAGCTCATTAGCTAGAGCAAACATTAGAGAAGTTTTACCACCAGCTCCAGTAATTGTAACAACATCACTTTTTTTTATATTAAATTGTTTATACATATCTCACCTCCTAATTATATATATTTTAATAAACTTTTTAAATTTAGTCCAGTATAAAAAACCTATTGACAAAAGTAATGAAAAGGTATATTATAGTCCTAATACAAAAATAACCATCAAGAGAGACTGAGGGACTGGCCCTGTGATGTTTCAGCAACCTGCTTAAAAAAGTGTGGTGCTAATTCCAGACAGATGGAAGAACTGAATTCGTTCATTTATCTCTATTGCTTGATGGTAATAGAGATTTTTTTTATAAAAAAGTCAGGAGGAAAAGATAGTGATAGAAATAATTAACGTGAATAAAGTATATCCAAATGGCTATCATGCAGTAAAGGATGTTTCACTTACGATTAATGATGGGGATATTTTTGGAGTAATCGGACTTAGTGGTGCAGGAAAATCATCATTAATAAGACTTTTAAATAGGCTAGAGGAACCAACTAGTGGAAAAATTATTATAGATGGTGTTGATATGACATCTCTTTCAAAAAAAGAGCTTTTAGAAAGAAGAAAAAAAATTGGAATGATATTTCAACACTTTAATTTGCTTTCATCTAGAACAGTTGGAGAAAATGTGGCATTTGCTCTTGAGATTGTAGGTTGGAAAAAATCTGATATAGATAAAAGAGTAGATGAACTTTTAGAACTTGTAGAGTTAAAAGATAAAAAAAGCTACTATCCATCACAACTTTCTGGTGGACAAAAGCAAAGAGTTGCTATAGCAAGAGCACTTGCAAATAATCCAGATGTTTTATTATCAGATGAAGCAACTTCTGCCTTAGATCCTAAAACAACAAAATCAATATTAGACTTGATTAGAAATATACAAAAGAAATTTGGACTTACAGTTGTGATGATAACTCATCAAATGGAAGTAATAAGAGATATATGCAATAAAGTTGCTGTAATGTCAGATGGAAAAGTTGTTGAAACAGGTGGAGTACACCATATATTTTCTTCTCCTAAAAGTGAAGTTACGAAAGAACTTATATCATATTTACCAGGAATAGAAGAAAAAGGCGTAAAACTTATGAAAACACCAGGAAAAAATATATTGAGACTTGAATTTTTAGGAGTTATTGCAGACGAACCAATAATTTCAAAGGCAGTGAGAACATTTAATATTGACTTTAGTATATTAGGTGGTTCTATTGATAATTTATCTACAATGAAAGTAGGACATCTTTTTATAGAATTATCAGGTGATATGAAACAACAAAATGAAGCAATAGAATGGTTTAAAAATGAAGCTGGAGTAATTACAGAGGTGATTTACAATGGTATTTAATATGATATTAACTTCGACTTTAGAAACATTATATATGGTATTTTTTTCAACAATTTTTTCGTTGTTAATAGGTTTTCCAATAGGCATTTTACTTGTTATAACTAAAGAGGGTGGAATATTAGAAAGACCTAAATTAAATAAAATATTAGAAGTTTTGATAAACACATTACGATCATTTCCATTTATCATTTTAATGATATTAGTATTTCCATTATCAAGAATAATTGTGGGAACAACAATAGGAAGTACAGCAGCAATAGTACCACTATCAATATCAGCAGCACCATTTGTAGCTAGAATGATAGAAGGAGCCTTAAATGAAGTAGATAAAGGACTTATAGAAGCAAGTTCTAGTATGGGAGCTAGTAATTTAACAATAATATTTAAAGTTATGATTCCAGAAACAATGCCACATATAATTCATGGACTTACAGTAACAGTAATAAGTTTGATTGGATTTTCAGCTATGGCAGGAACAATTGGTGCTGGAGGGCTTGGAGATCTAGCTATAAGATTTGGATACCAAAGATTTAAAACAGATATAATGGTATATTCAGTAATTGTGATTATTATAGTTGTACAAATTATACAATCACTTGGAAATTATTTAGTTAATAGAAGTAAGAAATATAGATAATACTATATAAATTTAAAACTATTAAAGGGAGAGGGTAATATGAAAAACAAAGTAAAAGCGTTGTTATTAGGAGCATTTTTAACAGTTAGTTCAGTTGGGTTTGCAGGAGAACTAAAAGTTGGAGCAAGTCCAGTACCACATGCGGAAATTTTAAATCTTGTAAAAGAAGATCTTAAAAATCAAGGTGTAGATCTTAAAATAGTTGATTTTACAGACTATGTAACACCAAATTTAGCTTTAGCAGATAAAGAGATTGATGCTAACTATTTCCAACATGATCCGTATCTTGAAAAATTTGCATCTGAAAGAGGATTAAAACTTGTTAATGCAGGTAAAGTTCATGTAGAACCACTTGGGGTATTTTCAAGAAAAGTAAAGTCTTTAGAAGAAATTCCAAATAAAGGCGTTATAGCTATACCTAGTGATCCATCAAATGGAGGAAGAGCTCTTATTTTATTACATAACAAAGGGGTTATTAAATTAAATGATCCTACAAATCTTTATGTAACTGAATTTGATATTGTTGAAAATCCTAAAAATTTAAAATTTAAACCAATAGAAGCACCACAATTACCTAGAGTTTTACCAGATGTGGCAGCAGCTGTTATAAATGGTAACTATGCACTAGAAGCAGGATTTTCGCCAGTTAAAGATGCACTTGCATTAGAAGGAGAAGAATCACCTTATGCAAATATTATAGCAGTAAGAGAAGGGGAACAAAATAATGAGGATATAGTAAAACTTTTAAATGCACTAAGAAGTGAAAAAGTAAAACAATATATTCTTGATAACTATAATGGTGGAGTTGTTCCAGCATTCTAAAATATATTAAAAATTAAAAAGCTGTGCAAATATATTATCAGATTTGCACAGCTTTTTTTATTTTCTATTTATATATCTAATTATAAAGATAAAAA
>Michael_p2__coassemble_2251_pt1 | contig 11803 bp, 8 predicted proteins | sample Michael_p2__metabat2_low_PE_032 | metagenome-assembled genome bin Michael_p2 | reverse complement strand
AATCATATAGTAAAAAGTTGCAAAAATCAACATATAAAAGTTTTGTCAATTTTAGAAAATAAATATTGATATATAATAAAAATTAAAATATAATTTGTTATAAACTATAGTAATCTTATTTATATATATTTTATTTTTCTTGGAGGTAGAATGAAAAAATTACATATTTTGTTACTTGTTATAGTTATTACTGCACTTTGCATTTCTGCTATTAATCCATATGAAAAATTAACTTGGTTATTAGAGGTAGCACCTGCAATAATAGGTATTTTAATTTTAGGAGCAACTTATAAAAAATTTAAATTTACAAATTTGACTTATACTTTGATAGCAGTAGAGATGCTGATATTAATAATAGGGGGACATTACACATATGCTAAGGTACCTCTATTTGATATACTAAAAGATGAATTAGGATTATCAAGAAATTATTATGATAGAATAGGACATTTAGCTCAAGGATTTATCCCTGCAATGATAATAAGAGAAATTCTGATTAGATTTAATATTGTAAATGGGAGAAAGTGGATACAATTTATAGTTATATCACTTTGTCTTGCTCTTAGTGCAACTTATGAACTTTTAGAGTTTGCAGTTGCAAAAGCTATAGGACAATCAGCAGAGGCATTTTTAGGAACTCAAGGTGATGTTTGGGATACACAATGGGATATGTTATGTGCTTTTATTGGAGCTAGTTTATCTGTGTATCTCTTGAGTAAAAGACAAGATAAAGAAATAATATCTATAGAAAAAGTAGGAGAATGATTCTTCTACTTTTTTTAAATAACTCCATTTTAGTGTATTCTAAATATACAAATATGTGGTAAAATTAAAAATGGGTAACTGTTATTTGAAGACTAGATTTACATATTAAGGGGTTGTTTTAAAATGTGGAAGAGTAAAAAAATAATTTATTATGGAATAGGAATATTAGGTATAATTGGAGTAGAGTGTTATGCAATAAAGTTATATCAAAATTATAATTTGACTCAAAAAATTAAAATAGTTGACAGTACATTAAAACTTGAAAGTGCAATAGGAAAAGTATTATCTACTAGTACTATTTCTTGGGATGAAAAACGAAAGATTATAGATAATTATTTTGAGATTATAGGAACAGATCCTGATAGTAAATTAGATAGTAAAGTAATGGAATTTGTATTAAAAGATTGGAAACAGAAATATTATATAGAAGAAAGAGAAAGACTATATGCGATTTCCTATATTAAAGAAGGATTAAAAGATAAAAAGATAGATCAATTTAATAGAGCTCATCAACATTTTATAAATGCAAACTTATCAAAGGAAAAGCAAGTTCCAATTAAACAATTGATGAATATTGGAAGAAAGTATATAAATGAGTCAATTACTGGACAAGTAAAAGATGATACAGTATATGATTTAGTAAAATGGCAACAAATAGTTTTTAAGGGAAGGTAGGGGGAGAAATGTTAATTTCAAATAGAGATACAACAATGTATGATCAATTGAAAAATTCCATAGAAAAAGCAAATGAAATCCTGATAAATGTTTCTTTTATAAGAGATTCTGGAATAAAACTATTGATTCCATATTTATCTGAAGCCATACAAAATGGCAAATCTATTAAGATATTGACAAGTGATTATATGCAAGTTACAGAGCCAAATGCGTTGTATAGGCTACTTGAAATTGATAAAGTAAAAATTTTTAATAATTCAAAAAACATTTCTTACCACCCTAAAACATATATATTTAAACAAAATAATTTAGTTGATATTTATATAGGGTCCTCAAATATTTCTCATTCGGCGTTGATGACTGGAGTTGAATGGAACTATCATTTTTCTGGAAATGAAAATGATATGGAGATAGAGAAAATCCTTAAAGAATTTGATGAACTATATGATAATAATAGTTTTGAAATGACCTTAGATTGGCTTAGAAACTATGAAAAAAACTATAGGAAACATGACTATGATAAAATTATAGATTTTCAATCCAATGATATATCAAATAATAGAGTAGAACCAATAAAATTTCAAGTTCCAGCTCTTTATGAACTTTCTAAAACAAGAGAAGAGGGATATATCAAAGCGATGATAGTTGTTGGAACAGGACTTGGTAAAACATACTTAGCTGCTTTTGATTCTATGAAATTTAACAGGATACTATTTATAGCTCATAGAGATGAAATATTACGAGATGCAAAAAAGACTTTTAAAACAGTATATAAAGATTCAAAAAGTTATGGTTATTTTAATGGACGAGAGAAAAGTATAGATAGGGATATAATTTTTGCATCTATTTCAACTTTATCTAAAGATGAATACTTAACAGATAATTATTTTTCTAAAGATTATTTTGATTATATAGTAATTGATGAATTTCACCATAGTACAGCTTCGAGTTATATGAAAGTTATTAACTATTTTACACCTAAATTTTTATTGGGACTTACTGCTACTCCAGATAGAGCTGATAATGGAGATATTTATAGGTTGTGTGATTATAATATTGCATATGAATGTGATTTTAGAGTTGGAATAAATAGTGGTTGGTTAGTTCCATTTGAATATTATGGAATATATGATGATACAGATTATACAGAAATTCCATGGCGAAGTGGAAAATATGATTTAAAAAAGTTAGAAAATTTATTGATTGTTGAAAAAAGATTAGAATTAGTTTTGAAAAAATATTTGTGTTATAGAAAAAAATATGCCTTGGGATTTTGTACAAGTGTTAATCACTGCAAGGTAATGAATAGTTATTTTAATAGCCATAAGATAAAAAGTGAAATGATAATTGGTTCTACACCTTTTGAAAAAAGACAAGAAATAATAGAAAAATTAAAAAATGGAGATTTAGATATTATTTTTACAGTAGATGTTTTTAATGAAGGTATTGATATACCTTGTGTTGATACAATTTTATTTTTAAGACCTACACAGTCATACACCATTTTTATTCAACAATTGGGAAGAGGTCTTAGAACATATATTGGAAAAGAAAAGTTAAGAGTTATAGATTTTGTAGGAAATTATAAAGGAGCACAATTAAAACCATATTTTTTAATGGGAAGCATTGGAAATAGAAAAGAGATATCACCTATAGATTCAAATTTTCTATTGCCTGCTGGTTGTAGTGCAAATTTTGATTTACAATTAATTGAATATTTTGAAAATTATAGAAATAGAAAAGATAATTTAAAAGAATTGTTAAAAGAAGAATTTATCAATTTAAAAGAAAGATTAAATCATGTGCCCAGTATAATAGAAGTATATACATTTAGTAAGTATCCTGTTCATACATATTTACAGAAATATTCTAGTTGGTATAACTTTTTGAAAACTATAGAAGAACTAAGTTTACAGGAAAAGAAATTTTCTAATAGAGCAATAGAGTTTTTACTATTTTTAGAAAAAACACCAATGACTAAATCGTATAAGATACCACTTTTTTTGTCAATATTTAAAAATGGTTTGAAATCATATGTTTCTTTAGAAGAGATTGCTAAATTTTACAAGAATTTTTATCAAGATAAATTATATAATAAAGATTTTAATAATAAAAAACATATGGATTGGAAAAAATGGGGTATTAAAGAATATGCTCAATTAGCAAAAGAAAATCCGATAAAATTTTTAACTTCAACTGATAAATATATTGATTTTTTTAGTTTTAAAGATAATAAATTTTACTTAGATACTGATCTTTATAAAGAGATTTTATTAAATGATGAACTTTTAAAAAATATAATAGATAGACTAGAATATAGAAATGTTAATTATTTTAGACGAAAATATATGGAGGATTAATGACAGTAGATTTTTACAATAATAATGCTGAAAACTTTTTTAAAAATACAGTAGATGCAGATATGAAAAAAGCATATGATATTTTTCAAAAGCATTTAATATCTAATACAGGTGAAATTTTAGATTTAGGTTGTGGAAGTGGAAGAGACTCTAAATATTTTATTGAGTGTGGATATGATATAACTGCTATTGATCTATCTATTGAACTTGCTAAAAAAGCAAGTACTTATTTAGGAAAAGAAGTTATTGTAAAAGATATGAGGGAATTAGATTATTGCGATAAATTTATTGGAATTTGGGCATGTGCTTCACTTTTACATTTAAAAGAAAATGATATTTTAAAAACTTTACAGAAATGTTATATGGCATTAAAAAAAGATGGTATTTTATATGCTTCATTTAAATATGGAAACAATAATTATGAAAAAGATGGTAGATACTTTACATGTTGTACAGAGGAAAAAATAGAAAAAATAGTTGATCTAACTAATTTTATTGTAGTTGACATGTTTCAAACATCAGATGTACGTGTAGGAAGAGAAAAGGAAAAGTGGCTTAATATTGTATTAAAAAAAGGGTAGATATAGATTTAAGTTGATAGATAAAATAAAAACACTATCAACTTTTTATTTTATAAAAAGATGAGAAAAACATATTTTTATTTACTTAAAATCAAAAAAATTAAATATAATTGAATAAAAAAATAGTTAAAATTTTAAATTTATTATAAAATTATACTTTAATTTTGGTATATCATTATATAAAAAGCTTGATTTTTATATAAATTTAGGTATAATTATACTATAAAAGAATGTTTTAACTTAAAATAACACGTTATAAAAAGGAGATGTGTGTGACCGATGTAATGATAATATCAATTTTTAAGTAAAAACAGATAAAAAATCATTGTAACGATTAAGATTAGTGTCGAGTGAAGTTTTAATCAGTTTATGTGTAAAATCATGGGGGATATTAACCATAGTTTCTGATTGAATGAGGCTCTAAAATAAAAGCACTAATTAGGTTGGGAGGAAGACTACGATGAAAAAATTTCAGATGCCAGACACGTATGTAATTATATTTATAGTCGTATTGTTTGCAGCATTACTTACACATACTGTGCCTGTAGGGAAATTCCAGATGCACAAAGTAACATACAAAACAGAAACAGGAGTTGAAAAATCAAGAGAGGTACCAATAGCAGGAAGTTTTGCATATGAACTTAATGATGCTGGAAAACCTTTAATAAAGGGAGTTAAATTCTTCGAACCTGGTGGAAACGTGGGAATATCAAACTATGTTTTTGAAGGGATAACAAGTGGGGACAAATGGGGAACAGCAGTAGGAGTTATTGCTTTTATTATCATTACAGGTGGAGCTTTTGGAATAATATTAAGAACAAAAGCTGTTGAAGCAGGTCTTATAAGTTTGATTAAGAAGACAAAAGGATCTGGAAATTGGTTGATTATCTTTGTATTCCTTTCGTTCTCTTTAGGGGGAGCAGTGTTTGGAATGGGGGAAGAAGCCATTCCATTTGCTATGGTTTTAATACCGATAGTAATAGGAATGGGATATGATGCTATAACAGGAATTATGATAACTTATGTATCAACTCAAGTAGGATTTGCAACTTCATGGATGAATCCATTTAGTGTTGCAATAGCACAAGGAGTTGCTGGAATTCCTGTTTTATCAGGAGCTGCATTTAGAATATTTATGTGGGTGTTCTTTACAGCTTTTTGTATCATATTCACATTAATATATGCAAAAAAAGTAAAAGCAAATCCTCAATCATCAATTTCTTATGAAACAGATGCTTATTATAGAAAAGAATTTGATTTAGATGAAAAACAAGATATTAAATTTACATTTGGACATAAATTAGTTCTTCTTACAGTTGTAGTAGGAATGGCTTGGATAATTTATGGAGTTGTAAAATTTGGATATTATCTACCAGAAATAGCTACTCAATTTGTAATAATGGGAGTTGTAGCAGGAATCATTGGGGTATTTTTCAAACTTGATAATATGAGAGTAAATGATATAGCAGTATCATTTAGAAAAGGTGCAGAAGATCTTATTGGAGCTGCAATAGTAGTAGGAATGGCAAAAGGTATTGTTTTAGTATTAGGTGGAACTTCAGCTGGAGAACCTAGTGTTTTAAATACAATATTAAACTGGGTAGCAACAGGACTTAGTGGAATGCCAGCAGCACTTTGTGCATGGGTAATGTATATATTCCAATCTGTATTTAACTTCTTTGTTGTATCAGGATCAGGACAAGCAGCACTTACTATGCCAATTATGGCTCCATTATCAGACTTAGTTGGAGTATCTAGACAAGTATCAGTTTTAGCATTCCAATTAGGAGATGGATTTACAAACTTAATAGTTCCAACATCAGGAATATTAATTGCAGTATTAGGTATTGCTAGACTTGAATGGATAAAATGGGCTAAGTTCCAAATAAAATTCCAAGTTGTATTATTTATACTAGGAAGTTTATTTGTACTTGGTGGAATGTTTATAGGGCTACAATAAAACTACTTTTAACATATAAGAAGGGGAAAGTTGCTTTCCTCTTCTTTTATATTAATTTATTTGTAAAATTATAAATATTACAAATTTTTTTCACAAATACTTTTTATAATAGGCCCATGTAAGTGTTATTTAGTTAGCCAATGATAAACCTTGTAATAAAAAATCTCGATGGAGGTTTTTTATTAGAGAGTGCCATTTTTGAAAAGTTTTTGTATAAAAGTTTAAAAAGTCGCAAATTATTTAGTTTCTCGCCAGCATATAAAAATTCGAGATACACTATTTTACTGACATAAGGCCCTCTCTAATACTTGCTTGTTTATTCTCTACTAGTAAAATAGTGTTAAAAAAAGAGTGGAAATTTCCACTCTTTTTTCTTTATCTTTTATTAGAATATATATCCTAAGTATACTTCAATTAATGGTGCAGAAGAATGAATGTTATTTGAAACCATTACTGATATAGGTCCTAGGAATGTATCCCAACCTATTCCAACTCCATATCCATGTTCTAGACTATCATTTATTTTTCTCTTAGATTGAAATTGCATCTCATCATTTGCATATGCCATTGCGTTATATTTTCCAATCAGGTATAGAGAAGAAGCAAGATTATATTGGAATCCTGCATATCCAATATAGAACTCTTTAGCATATTCTCCCATTAGTGGCAATCCAACAAATCCTATATATTTGCTAGTAGATCTTAATCCACCAATTTTAAATAGTTTAGTTCCTGGTATATTTTTACCAGTTAGTTTACCAAAAGATGTTCCTAGTGATAAGCTAAAATCTTTATTGAGAGGATAATACATATTAAGATGTCCTTTAAATCCATTGAAATATCCTTCATCCATTCGTTTACCATTTATCTGTTCAAGTAACATAGATACACCTTTTGATGGGAAATATGGGTGATCTAATGTATCTAAATAGATAAAGGCATTAAGTAGTGTAAGTTGATACTTATCCTTAAATTCAGTAATAGATTTATTTCCTCTTTGATATTTACTGTTAGTATCTTCATAGCCTAGAGAAAGGCCAAGTACAGTACTATTTGAAAATGATGTTGCAAATCCAATATTAGCTTTAAAGGTATCTGTGATAAAAGTAGTAATATTATCTTTATTTTTATATACAAATAATGGATCATTTTCATAACCAATATTAAATGAACCTAAAAGTTTAAGTTTGTTTAGTTCATAAAATGATAGATTATTAAGAGTTAATTTTGGATATTGAGAAATTTCAGCCATTAGAGTATAGTTACGAGTCCATTTTCCAAAATTAGGAACAGTAGCTGCAACGTTTATTGAACCACCATATTGAGAAGTATAATTTAAAGCAGCTTTAATATTAATTCCAGGTTTTTCAACAACAGAAAATGTAATAGTATCTCCATCAACATCATAGATAACTTTCTCTATATATGGAATAGAGTAGATTTTTTTACTCCATAGATACAAATCCTCTTTTGTAAACTCTTTATTTTTAACAGTAGGCATAAGTTTTTTAACTTTTGAAAGTGTAAGAACTTCATTTCCAGTAACTTTTACATTATTGATAATAATTGGCTTATCTTTTAATTTTTGATCATGAATTTTTGCATAATCTTCTGGATACTTAATGTTTTCAAAAAGATATCCATATTTATTAGCAGCTTCTTCACCTAGTCCAATCATATCTTTTAAGTTATCAAAGTCCAATGTATTTTTATCTTTGACATCTGGAACAATCAAAATATTAGCAAGTTGTTTTTGAAATTGTGTATTTCTATTACCGTTGTATGTAGATATTTTATCTAGTATTGATATAACACTTGAATTTTGATTTATTTTAGTATCATCAGCAGATATATCTACAGCTATTATAATATCTGCTCCCATTTTAATAGCTTCTTCAATAGGAAAGTTATTTACTACTCCACCATCTACATAATATGAGCCATTGTCTTGAACTGGCTCTACAAAGCTTGGAATAGCCATGCTTTTAAATGCACTTAAAGCTAAATCTCCATGGCTCAAAACAACTTCTTCGCCTGTATTTAAATTTGTAGTAATAGCTCTATAACGCATTGGAAATTTATCAAAATCATTTATTGTTTCTGCACTAGAGAATATATCTTTAAGTTGTAAATATACTTTTTCTCCATTTGTAAATCCCATAGGAAGTGAAAGATTCATATTTTTATCTATTGTTAATGTAAAAGGATATAACTCATTCATAGTTTTTTCTTCTATATTCTTATATTTTCTATCTTTTGAGTTATTAAGAAGTGAGAAAAAATCAAGATTTAAAACAGTTTTTTCAATTTCGTCAGGAGTGTATCCAATAGAATACATCCCTCCAATTATACTACCGATACTAGTTCCAATTACAATATCAATAGGTACATTATATTTTTCCAAAACTTTTAATACACCTATATGAGCTGCACCTTTTGCTCCACCACCACTTAGAACAAGAGCTATCGTGGGTCTTTTTCCTTTATGATCCCCTTTAAATACGTTATCAGCAGTACTTTGAATAATTTGTTCTTTGAGCAATTCTAGGTTACGTTGCTTTAACATAAGTGATTCTATTTGTTTATCAATTGCGTCTATACGTTCATCTTTAGATTGAAGTCCATCAGCACAAATAAAAGTTGAAAAAACAAGAAATAAGGATATTATATATTGTTTCACAATGTACCTCCATTGAATTTTTATTATATTCTAGCACTTAAATGTGAAAAAATATAGAAGAATCAAAACTTTACAATAAATGTGGAATGTGTTAATATTTTATTTGAAATTAAAGAAAAGTAGGAGAGAGATAATGGCACTTTTACAGGTAAATAATTTATATATGGGATTCACAGGAGAAACTTTATTTAGAAATATAAGTTTTTCAGTTGATGAAAAAGACAAAATAGGAATAATAGGTGTAAATGGAGCTGGAAAATCAACACTGATAAAAATTATTTTAGGACTTGAATATGATGATGTAGACCCTGAAACAAATGAAAGAGGTACTATATCTAAAAAAGGTGGACTTAAGATAGGATATTTATCTCAAAATCCAAAACTTAACCACGATAATACAATTTTTGAAGAGTTAATGACTGTATTTGATCATGTAAGACAAGATTATCATAGAATACAAGAACTTAATGTAATACTAGCTGAAAATTTAGAAGATTTTGATAAAACTATGGAAGAGTTAGGACGTATTACAGCTAGATATGAGCAAAATGAAGGATATGCTATTGAATATAAAGTAAAACAAGTATTAAATGGACTAAGTCTTTCAGAAAATCTTTGGAATAATAAAGTAGGAGATCTATCTGGAGGACAGATGTCTCGTGTTGCTTTAGGAAAGATACTACTAGAAGAACCAGAACTTTTAATACTAGATGAGCCTACAAACCATCTAGACTTAAATGCTATTGAATGGTTAGAAAAGATGTTAAAAGATTATAAAAATGCAGTTATGGTTATTTCACATGACGTTTACTTTTTAGACAATGTAGTAAACCGTATTTTTGAAATGGAAGGAAAAACTTTAAGAACATATACTGGAAATTATACAGATTATACAATTCAAAAGGAAGCTTATATATCTGGTGCTGTAAAAGCATTTGATAAAGAACAAGATAAAATAAGAAAAATGGAAGAGTTTATTAGAAGATATAAAGCTGGAGTAAAATCAAAGCAAGCTAGAGGAAGAGAGAAAATCCTATCTAGAATGGAGAAAATGGAAAATCCAGTAATTAGTAGAAGAGATATGAAACTTAAATTTGAAACTGATACTACAAGTGTAGATTTAGTTTTGAGAATAAAAGATTTAAGAAAGTCTTTTGATGGACAAGAGATATTTAAAAATATAAATTTGGATATCTATAGAGGAGATAGAGTTGGAATAATTGGGAAAAATGGTGTTGGAAAATCTACTATTTTAAAAATTGTAAATGGACTTGAAAAAGCAAGTGGTGGAGAAGTTAAAATAGGGGATAGAGTAAAGATTGGATACTACGATCAAAATCATCAAGGGCTAGATTCTAATAGAACTATATTAGAAGAATTAATGTATCACTTTGTTTTAAGTGAAGAACAAGCAAGAAGCATCTGTGGAGGATTTTTATTTAGTGACGATGATGTATATAAAGAGATAAAAAGTTTAAGTGGTGGGGAAAAAGCAAGAGTTGCTTTTATGAAACTTATGCTAGAAAAGCCAAACTTTTTAATACTAGACGAGCCTACAAACCACTTAGATATATATTCAAGAGAAATATTAGAAGAAGCATTAGAAGATTATCCAGGTACAATATTAGTTGTATCTCACGATAGAAATTTTTTAGATTGCGTAGTTAATAGTATCTATGAAGTGAGAAAAGATGGAGCATCATTATTTAAGGGGGATTATAATAGTTATCTTGCTCAAAGAGATAATCCAAAAGAAAGTAGTGATGAAAAAGCAAAAGCAGTATTATCTTATGAAGAACAAAAGAAGATAAAAAATAGGATATCTTCATTAGAAAGAAAAATATCTCAATCTGAAGAAGAAATATCAGACCTAGAAGATATGAAATCTAAAAAGCAAATTGAGTATGATCAAGCTGGAAAAGTAAATGATTTAGATAAACTTTTAGAAATTCAAGAAGAGTTAGAAGAGCTAGACACAAGAATATTAGAAATTATGGAACAGTGGGAAGAGATGGAAAAAGAATTGACATCATTAAAAACCACTTTATAAAAATTATAAAATATGATATAATAAAAAGGATTCATAAAATGTAGCTATATTTTTATTGACTTTTTTGCAAATAATGATTATAATATTCAAGTTATAATAAAACATTACATAATAAATAATAATTTTAAAAAATTAGGAAGGAGGGTAAAATGCCTACTTTAAGTCAATTAGTAAAAAAAGGTAGAGATACTCTATCTGAAAAGAAAAAATCACCAGCATTGCAAGGAAACCCACAAAGAAGAGGAGTTTGTGTAAGAGTTTATACAACTACACCTAAAAAACCAAACTCAGCTTTAAGAAAGGTTGCCAGAGTAAAATTAACTAATGGTTTAGAAGTTACTTGTTATATCCCAGGAGAAGGACATAACTTACAAGAACACTCAATCGTTCTAGTAAGAGGAGGAAGAACAAAAGACTTACCAGGAGTTAGATATAAAATAGTTAGAGGAGCTCTAGATACAGCTGGAGTTGCAAAAAGAAAACAAGCAAGATCTAAATACGGAGCTAAGAAAGCGTAATTATAGGAGGTGAACAGTTAAATGTCAAGAAGAAGAGCAGCGGTAAAAAGAGATGTATTACCTGATTCGAGATATTCTGATAAAGTTGTAACTAAAGTTATAAACTCAATCATGTTAGATGGAAAGAAAGCTATAGCAGAAGGAATCTTCTACTCAGCTATGGATTTAATAAAAGAAAAAACTGGTAAAGAGGGGTACGATGTATTTAAACAAG